>Ga0156673_136_pt2 | contig 1032 bp, 1 predicted proteins | sample RifOxyC2_FD_112003 | JGI IMG/M metagenome (GOLD analysis project Ga0156673, IMG submission 112003) | candidate division WOR-1 bacterium RIFOXYC2_FULL_41_25 | reverse complement strand
TGTTCCATGATCAGAAATATTAAGAAGTAATAGACTAAAAACTACTCCCTATATATACTAATCATGTTAAATTTTTATGGAAAAGAACCGCATATACAAGAGTTATGTGAAATGCATGTTTTACTTTTGGGCTATCGCCCAGCTCTAAAAAAGAATTTGAATTTTGTTTTTTTATTTATTAGAAAGGGGTATAAGGTGTTTTCTCCGCTACGCTACGAAAACGATTTATTTATAAGGGGAAAACGAATATAATACAATTACTTAACTTGAGAAAAAATCTTATGGCAAAAAATAACTCACAAAAAATAGAACAATTTGAGAAAACTCTTTTTAAGGCGGCGGATAAGTTGCGCAAGAACATGGATGCCGCCGAATACAAGCACATTGTACTTGGGCTTATATTTTTGAAATACATCTCTGATTCCTTTGAAGAATTGTATAACAAAATTAAAGAAGGCAAAGGTGATTTTTCCGGAGCTAATCCGGAAGATCCGGATGAATATCGGGCTGAAAATGTCTTTTTCGTTCCTCAAATTGCCCGATGGTCATCTCTCCATTCGCGAGCAAAACTTCCGTCAATCGGAAAAGACCTTGATGATGCAATGGAAGCGATTGAAAAAGAAAATCCAACACTTAAAGGAATTTTGCCGAAAGTTTATGCTCGCCCCAATTTAGACAAAGCCGCACTCGGCGGACTAATTGATTTGATTGGCAATATCGCGCTCGGAAACGAGGCGGCAAAATCAAAAGACTTGCTCGGCAGAGTGTATGAATATTTCTTGGGTGAATTTGCCAATGCCGAAGGCAAAAAAGGCGGACAATTTTACACTCCAAAATCAATCGTTCGCATAATGGTTGAAATGATTGAGCCATACAAAGGCAGGGTTTTTGATCCCGCTTGCGGAAGTGGTGGAATGTTTATTATGAGTGAAAAATTTGTAGAAAGCCACAAAGGAAATATTGATGACATCTCTATTTATGGACAAGAAAGCAATCAAACCACCTATCGCTTGTGCCGGATGAATTTAGCTA
>Ga0156673_136_pt1 | contig 13572 bp, 15 predicted proteins | sample RifOxyC2_FD_112003 | JGI IMG/M metagenome (GOLD analysis project Ga0156673, IMG submission 112003) | candidate division WOR-1 bacterium RIFOXYC2_FULL_41_25 | reverse complement strand
GTTTTTGAATGATTTACACAAAGATTTGAAAGCAGATTTTGTACTCGCCAATCCGCCTTTTAATGACAGCGACTGGTCAGGACAACTTTTACAAAATGATCCGCGCTGGCAATACGGCACACCACCGGCAAGCAACGCCAATTATGCTTGGCTTCAACATATGATTTATCATCTTTCGCCCAAAGGCGTGATGGCGTGTGTTTTGGCTAACGGCTCACTATCCTCTCAAACAAACAACGAGGGTGAAATTAGAAAATCATTGATTGAAAACGATTTGGTAGATTGTATTGTGGCACTTCCAAAACAGCTTTTCTACAACACCGGAATTCCAGCTTGTATTTGGTTTATATCTAGAAAGCGCGCAGGAAATGGCGACCGCAAACGAATAGGCGAAATTCTATTTATCGATACTTCCGAAGTCGGATTTATGGCAGACAAAACTCATCGCGAATTTACCGAAGAAGATATTGCTAAGATCTCAAGCACTTACCATGAATGGCGCAAACATGATAGCAAATACGAAGACATTAAAGGTTTTTGCAAATCGGCGAATATAGAAGAAATCACCAAGCACAATTTTGTGCTTACTCCTGGGGGATATGTGGGAATTAAAGACCAAGAAGACGATGGTATTCCATTTGAAGAAAAGATGGCGGAGCTGACCACAAAGCTTTCCGAGCAGATAAAAGAAGAAAAGAAATTGGATGAGGAAATAAAAAAACAACTTAAAAATGTTGGATTTAACTTGGAATAAATATGTCAAACCAAACAACTACAATTCCAAGGGGTTGGAAAATGACGACACTAGGAGAGGTTGCCTCCTTTTCTCAAGGAATACAAGTCTCAACTGAAAATCAATTTGTACAAAACAAACCTGGTTTCGTTCGATTTGTTCGTATTGTTGATTATACTAACCAAAACGAAATCCCGCGATATATAGATAATCCAGGAGAGAAATATTTTGTTAATAAAGATGATTTAGTGATGATTCGTTACGGCTCACAAACTGCGGGTAAAATTGTCCGCGGGATTGAAGGGGTTATAGCAAATAATACTTTTAAAATCACTCCGCAAGATTTTGTTGATAAAAATTATTTATTTTGGTTCTTAAGACAACCTGATATTTATAGTTTTTTAAACAAAGATCAGTCATCATCAACGATGCCTGCAATCACATTTACACAAGTTGGCAACCTAGAATTTGCTCTCTCATCTTTAACCGAACAACGAGCGATTGCGGCGGTGTTGTCGTCTTTGGATGACAAGATTGAGCTTTTACGAGAGCAAAATAAAACACTGGAAGCCACCGCACAGGCGATTTTCAAAGAATGGTTTGTAAATTTTAATTTCCCCGGCGCCACCGGCAAAATGATTGATTCTGAAATTGGAGAAATTCCGGAAGGGTGGAAGGTTGGCAAATTGGTGGAAGAAGGTTTGTCGGAGTTAGTAAAAACCAATATCGATAATTTTAAAGGTACAAAGGATTATGTTGAAACCGCAAATGTGATTTTATCATATTTTGTAGGAAATTTTGAAAAGATAACATACGAGAAAAGAGCAAGTCGAGCAAATATGCAACCCGTTTCAAATTCAATTTGGTTTGCACGAATGGCTGAAAGTAGAAAATACTTATTATTTCAAGAAAGGGATTGGCAAAATATAGAAACAAAGATCCTTTCTACTGGTTTCGCCGGAATAAGATGTATAAAAGATTATTTGTACTTTTATTGGTGCTTTATATTATCTAATACTTTTAATGATCTAAAAAACCAATTCGCAGAAGGTGCGGTTCAGGTTGCAATTAGTAATGGAGGTATTCAAAGGATTTTGCTTGCATTGCCACCAAAAGAGGTTGCGCAAAAATTTACCGAGACGGTGAGTTTTTGCTTTGAAAAAATTTCTAACAACAATTCACAAATCGAAACACTTTCATCTTTCCGCGATGCGCTATTACCAAAATTGATGAAAGGCGAGGTTCGAGTTAAGGGATTTAAAGATTAAATATGAGGAAAACGCAATCATTCATAGACGCAAATGTAAAATGGCAAGCGCTCGGCGACTATGTTTTGCGTATTGAAACATACCGAGCCAGCTCGCCCGGACTTGTTATTGAAAACTGCAAATCGCTTGTTGAGTCAATTTTTAAGACAATTCTCGTAGAGGCAGATTCAAAAACAGAAGCAGATTTAAAAGATTGTGATATTGGCAATTTATATAAGCAGGTAAAAAAGGTTTTATTTTTTGAAGAAAAAGGTTATCTCAATATTATTGGCAGTTTTTCCAGCGCAATTAGCGAATTTCGAAATAAGCTTGGCGAAACTTCGCACGGCAAAGATATTTATACATTAGAGAATAACCGAACCGCATTATTTGATGATGAAATTCTTTTTCTGCTTTCTACAACTGATAATATTTCCTATTTTTTATTAAGCTATTACAAAAATTTATATCCGGCATACGCAGAGAAAAGGAAAGAGTTAGAATATGAAGACAATCAAGAGTTTAATGAATGGTTTGATGATACAGAAGAAGCGGTTAGTTTGGGTGGAGTTTCTCTTTCGCCAAGCCGTGTATTATTTGATGGCGATACGGAGGCATACAAGACAAGTTTAAGTGAATATCTGGGGAAGAACGAACTAATTGAAGGGTTGCGTATTAGTCCAAATTTTGCCTCAACTCATTCACTTTTGCGCGAATTATCCCAAGATCAGGATTTTTCAAAAGAACAAATTAGAAAATTGTTTGATGCTTTCTTTTTCAATAATCAGATAAATTGGATTGCGACCGATCCTGATGTAGCGAGTTTTTACCAATCACTTGTTCGGGATAACGAAGCGCTTTTAACTGAAACAGAATTAGCGCAATTTAAAGGACATTATAATAATTCCATATGAGCAAAATATTTGAATCAACAATTGAAGAATTTGTCATCGAGCTTTTGGAAAATCAGGGTTGGCAATATTTATCACCCGAAGAACAAGAGCTTGAACGGCCAAATTTGGGCGAAGTGGTTTTGAAAAATCGTTTGAAACAAGCGATTGAAACTATTAATCCGAATGTTGCCGAGGAAGCGTGCGAGCAAGCTCTGCGTCAGGTTTTGAATTTGCCAAGTCAAAATTTAATAGATAATAACGAGGTATTTCACCGACTGCTCACCGAGGGCATAGAAATTGAAGTTATGGGTGAAGAAGGAATCAAGGGAGACAAAGTTTGGCTGATTGATTTCGCGCATCCGGAAAATAATGAATTTATAGCGTGCAATCAATTCACAGTAATTGAAAACAACATCAACAAAAGGCCAGATGTGGTTTTGTTTGTGAATGGTTTGCCACTAGTTGTGATTGAACTCAAAAATCCAATAGATGAAAACGCAACAGTCCAGAAAGCATTTACACAATTGCAGAATTATAAAAACGCTATTCCATCAATATTTTACTATAATGCATCGTTAGTTGCTTCCGATGGTCTAGATGCAAGAGCTGGAACTATTTCATCAGATATTTCTCGCTTCCTTGCGTGGAAATCAAGCGATGGATTCAAAGAAGATACCGCAACGACTCCGCAGATTGAAACCTTAATTAAGGGAATGCTCGGAAAAGAAGTTTTGCTTGATTTGATTCGGCATTTTATTGTTTTTGAAAAAAGCAGAAAAGAGGATACAAAAACAGGTTTAGCATCTGTTATTACTATCAAAAAAATTGCCGCTTACCATCAATATTTTGCAGTCAAAAAAGCAATTGCGGAAACCTTGCGAGCAACAAGCGAGCAAGGAAACGGCAAGGCAGGTGTGGTTTGGCATACGCAGGGAAGCGGAAAATCACTCTCGATGGTTTTTTATACCGGGAAATCCGTTTTAGAATTAAACAATCCGACAATTGTTGTTATTACGGACAGGAATGATTTAGATGATCAGCTTTTTGATACTTTTGCTTCCTGCAAGCAATTGCTTCGTCAAGAGCCGGTACAAGCTCATAACCGAGAAAATCTAAAAGAACTTTTGAGGGTTGCCGGTGGCGGGATAATATTTACGACTATTCAAAAATTCTTTCCAGAAGACGGCTCGGCAAATTTTGATTTGTTATCTGAAAGAAAAAATATCATCGTTATTGCTGATGAAGCACATCGCAGTCAATATGGATTTGGTGCAAAAACAACGGAGAAGAATGGCGAGATAATTACTAAATACGGATTCGCAAAATATTTGCGCGACGCTTTGCCTCACGCTTCATTTATTGGATTTACCGGCACGCCAATCGAAAAAGAGGACGCCTCTACTCCGGCCGTATTCGGCAATTATGTTGATGTGTATGATATCGCCCAAGCAGTTGAAGACGGCGCGACGGTTCGTATTTATTACGAATCCCGTCTTGCGAAGGTTCATCTAAAGCCGGAGGAAGCAGCAAAACTTGATGAAGAAGTTGAAGCAATAACCGAGGGCGAGGAAAGCACCGCTAAAGAGAAAGCCAAAGCAAAGTGGGCACAATTAGAAGCGATCGTCGGACATCGCGACAGATTGAAAGTTGTCGCCACCGACCTTGTTGATCATTTTGAAAAACGGCGCGAAGCGTTTGAAGGAAAAGGAATGATTGTTTGTATGAGCCGTAGAATAGCAGTAGAGCTTTATGAAGAAATTATAAAAATTCGTCCTGATTGGCATAACAAAGATTCAAACAAGGGTGCAATTAAAGTTGTGATGACTTCGACATCGTCTGACCCTGAAAATTGGCAAATACATAGCACCACTAAACAAGACAGGAAGTCAATCGGCGACCGCTTCAAGGACGAAAGTGATGAGTTAAAATTGGTAATTGTGCGCGATATGTGGCTCACCGGTTTTGATGTGCCGTGCTTACACACGATGTATGTTGATAAACCGATGCGCGGACACAATCTCATGCAAGCTATCGCGCGAGTGAATCGAGTATTTAAGGACAAACCGGGTGGTTTGATTGTTGATTATATCGGCATTGCTTCGGATTTGAAAACCGCACTTGCGACATACACGCAAAGTGGTGGCAAGGGCGCGCCGACACTTGATCAGAATGAAGCGGTCGCAGCGATGCTTGAGAAATTTGAAATTGTTGAGCAGATGTTTAATGGTTTTGACTACAAAAAATATTTCACTGCTAATACTCGATCAAAACTTACAATTATACTTGAAGCGCAAGAACACATTCTTGGATTAGAAGATGGGAAAAACAGATATACTAAACAAGTCGCCTTATTGTCGCAAGCGTTTGCTTTGTCTGTTCCAAACCTTAAAGCAATGGAAATAAAAGATGAGATCGGTTTTTTCCAAGCGGTGAAAGCGCGACTAACAAAATTTGAACCAGTTGGATCGGGAAAATCTGATGCTGAAATTGAAACCGCTATTCGCCAGATTGTAGATAAGGCAGTAGTTTCAGATGGTATTGTCGATGTTTTTGATGCGGCAGGTATTAAAAAGCCTGATATTTCAATTCTATCCGATGAATTTTTGGCAGAAATTCAGGGAATGGAAAGAAAAAATCTTGCTTTGGAGTTATTGAAAAAATTACTGAACGATGAAATCAAGATGAGGATGCGAAAGAATTTTATCCAAAGCCGAAAATTATCGGAAATGTTAGAAAGTGCTATAAAGAAATATCAGAACAACCTTTTGACTGCGGCACAAGTTATTGAAGAATTGGTTAAATTGGCAAAAGATATTCGTGAATCAGACAAACGCGGTGAAGCATTGAATCTTGGCGAGGACGAATTAGCTTTTTACGATGCTCTTGCCAATAACGAAAATGCAAGAGAAGTTTTAGGAGACAAACAATTGGCCGCAATCGCGATTGAAGTCTTTAGAAGCGTCAAAGGTAATGCAACAATTGACTGGACACTAAAAGAAAGTGTTCGCGCGCGATTGCGTCGTGATGTAAAAAGGATTTTGAATCGATATGGCTATCCGCCGGATCAGCAATTGATTGCAACAGAGAATGTCTTGAAACAGGCAGAGTTGATGGCAGATGAATTAAATTAAAAATGCACAGAAACAAATAAAAGGCAAAAATTCCCTCCCCTTAAACCCCTTCCTTTTTGCCTTTTATTTGAAGAGAATAAGGAGTTTTGAAAAAATGAAATTCACCCCTAACCCCTCTTTCATTTTTTCAAAACAAAAAAACAAAATTAAAATTCTTTTTTAGAGCAATCCCGATTGCTATCGGGATTAAAGTAAAACATGCACATCACATAACACGGCATATCTGGTTACGGCTTTTTACAAAAGCCTCCACCCATATTTGCCTCCGCTACGCTACGGCAAACATCAGATATGCCGAAACGTTATATGCCATATATAAAACCAAAAATCAGAGATTTTTGATATTTGGAGAGATTTTCTATTGACATTCAGACAATAATTGTATACATTGTCAACTTAAATCACTAACCCAATTATATGAGAAATGCTCTAGCGTTTACAGCGACCATGGCCATTGCTGGCTGTTCAGAACCAAAAACCGAACAATTAAAACCAGCTCCTGCGCCTATTGAAATCGTTGATAGAGGAGTAGACACTCCACGGGAAGCACAGAGTCTTGTGGAACAATGGCGAAGAGAAGGATTCGCAAAATTAGCAGGACTGCTAGTCGAAGGTACTGCGGTACTTTGGGATCCAACAAAATGTGCAGGCACTAAGACAGATTATGCTAATGGAGTCGCTTTAACAGGTATGCAGGCCGTATCTGGAGGTGGCATTGAAATTGTTCAACCTGTTCATCCTTCTCTTCGCGCCATGGATGTTCAATATGTTCGGGTTTGCGATGACTCAACTGCCAATCTAACTGAACAGCCAGCAATTCCAGTACGAAACGCTGGTGACGAACAAGGAGTATATGAAACATTAGAAAGTTACAGAGCCGCAATGGCATCAATGGCCATGGCCAAGACTGAAAAGAGTAAATAGAGAACTGAATGGCAAGAAAATCTCTCCAAATATTAAGACCGCCTAACCCGGCGGTCTTGTTTTATATACAGCACATAACACGCATTATGCGGTTCGGGTTCTTTTGGGCTGGCTTCGCTCAGCCCTGAACCCTCCCCCAAGTTGACTGATGATATGCCTTCGGCATATTTTACCATCAGCCAACTTCGCATAATGCGAAACGTTAGGCGCAATAAAATCAGGTATAACGTTGACTAAGTTACAAAATAATGTTATCATTTAAGCCAATTAATAATTAAAACAAAATTATGCCTCCATCCGAAAATTTAGGGAAACCTGCAATCGAAGTTACTCGCGAAGAACTGCCGGACCTTCGATTTACGACAGCTGAAAAGGCTCGTGATTTCCTAATTGCAAGGGGGATGTTGAATCCTAGTCATGCTGTAATAGAAAATGGATGGAGCGTAAAAGATGCACGAGCCGATCTTCCTGGCTGGACACTAACTGAAAGAACAGAAGATGGAAATATAAAACTCAGTAAACAGGCTTGTGACCAAGGAAAGTCTCACTCGGAAATGCCAACAGATCTGACAGAAGCTTTAGAATATATTCAAGGTGTACGTGTTAAGGCAAGGAGGGACGAAACAGGTTGGCCACTACCAGGAGGGACTCCTGAGGCATAATTTTGTTAATGAAATAATAACCTGATTTTACATCGCCTAACACGCACTATGCGGTTCGGGTTCTTTTGGTCGGCTTCGCACGACCATGAACCCTCCCCCAAGTTGACTGATAGTATGCCTTCGGCTTATTTTACCATCAGTCAACTTCGCATAGTGCGGAACGTTAGCTGACATTCAAAAAAATGTTATAATTAACAATCAATATATTATATTTTATGGCAGAAATACCTTCAACAAATCCCACTCATATTCTCTCAGAACCTCCAGAACCTCGAAAATCTAGTCCCGGGAGTTTTTCAAAAATAGCGCGTGTCATAGGTCTAGGTGCACTACTAGCTGTTGCGCCACCAGGTGTCGCTAATGCTCAACAAGATCCTGCCGTAGAAGTCTCTGACAAGGATACTAAATCCATCGAAGCGGCAAAAGCTCATGTTGTTAAACTCGCGGAACAAAAAGGGAAACGTGTTGAATTTGGAAAAGCAGAGATCTACAGGAAGGGCGATCCGGATTTTGATTCTGCCATAAAACTTATCCAGAACAATCCCAACGATTATCCGAATAATAAATATTTGGATGAAAAATCGGTGGCATGTATTGTTTCTTTGGGAGTAACAAAGGAAAATGGGCACTTAGAGTATATTGTAATTGCTCTAGGTTCTAATGATGAACTGTTAGGGTTGGCGGATTAAACATTTTTTGAACGGCGTACAACACGCACTTTGCGGCTTCGCTCCATACGATCGCTTCGCCCATATTCTGGCAAAGCACTTCGTGCTAAATTATAACAGGCCAAAACATCGCATAGTGCGGAACGTTATATGGCATTAAAAAACACCACGTAAATCTTTATGAAAAAAAATAATACTTACAATAGTTAGCGCATTATTATTAGTAGGTTGCAGTCAAGAAAATAATACTGCTACTACAGAAAACATAAGTACGTACAACAACGAAGAGTTTAATATTTCTTTTCAATATCCTCCAAATTGGGAAGTTATAGATAAGCAAGTTGTAAAAAAATTGGTGGACGGGAAAGTGATAAGCGAAGAAGAAAAATTTGAACACTCAGTAGTACTGAAAACAGGAGGCAATGAAAGCATTTTTTTCGATTATGAATCGATAAGTTTTGATGAATATGAAAGTTCCAAACAGCTTAGAGAAATAGAAGATAGTGAAATCGGTGGATTCTTAATTGAAGAAATCATCATGGCAAATTATCCAGCCAAAAAGTACACAGAATATGGGGTAGAACTAGCTGGAATAAGTTACATAATCGAAAAAAATGGAAAATTCTTAATGTTCAGTACTGAATCTGGACTTAGCGAAGAGCAAAAAGTCGGAGCAGAAGAAATATTAAACTCTTTTGAATTTGAGTAGTTTTTATAACACTGCATAAGAGGATCCATACCAGTGACAAACATCGGCTAGCCCGAAACGTTATGTGACCACCTTGCCTCCTAAAATGGACAAATTGATTCTTTTTCTCTATTTTTAAATGGGAAACAAGGTGTTTTCTCCGTTTCGCTCTGGAAACGCTTTAATAATAAACGGCTTATGACCAAAATAAACGTCGCAATCATGGGAGTAGGCAGTCTGACCAAAGCGCTGGTCGAGGGTGTCTCTTTCTACACCAAAAATCCCAATGAAAAAACAGGGCTCATCCATCCGCTCATCGGGAACTACGGTGTGCACGATATTAATTTTGTAGCAGCTTTTGATGTTGATGAGCGCAAAGTCGGCAAAAAACTGCATGAAGCTATATCCGAAGGGGCAAATGTAACCAAACAAATCACAAAACCGATTGAATATGAAGCCATTGTTCATCGCGGCCCAACACTAGACGGTGTAATCGACGAAATGAAAGGTTCTTTTGTTGTAGAAAGCAACGCTCCAGTTGCTAACGTTGTAAATATACTCAAAAAAAGCAAAGCCGACATTGTCGTTAATCTCGTTCCAACGGGAAGCGATCAAGCAACTTACGCTTATGCCGAAGCCGCCCTCGACGCTGGCTGTAGTTTCATAAACTGCATTCCTACTCCGTTAGTTACGATCAAAGACTGGCGCAAACGGTTTGAGAACAAGGGCTTAGTGCTTTTGGGCGATGACACCAAAAGCCAGCTTGGTGCAACCATGCTTAATCGTTTCCTACTCCATTTGCTTAAAATGCGCGGTATCAGAGTCACCAAGACCGAACAGGAAAATCGCGGAGGAAACGCAGATCACTACAATTTACTATATCGCGCAAAATCCAAAGAGAAATCAAAAGGCGAAGCACTCACGAAATTTCTCGATAAAAACGACGCTAAACCAAAAGTGACATTCCATTACACCGGAGAATCTTCCGGTCACAAAAACGTATTTCTCAAAATTGAAGGTGAGATTTTTGGTCGCACACCAATTTCCATAGACGCAAAAATCGAAGACGAGATTAGTATCAATGGTGCTGGAACCATTGTTGACGCAATCCGAATCGCAAAATTGTTGGTCGATTCTAAAAAGCAAAATGAAGCATACAAAGCCTGTCCGTTTTTAATGAAATCTCCTCCAGAGCCACTATCCGATACAGAAGCATCTACAACTTTTGAGAATTTACTAAGTGAACTCGCACAGTTCACAATTTAATAACGTATACATCATATAACAGGGACTAGCCTCTCCTCGAAACGTTGCGTGAAACAAGAAAAAACTCCAAATTCTCAGCATTAAAAAACAGATATGCAATATGTCATAAAAATCATCATATCAGCCCTCATCATTGCTGGAGTATCAGAGCTTGGCAAAAAATTTACACCAGTCGCCGCAGTATTGGCCTCACTTCCACTCGTATCTATTCTGGCCATTATTTGGCTATATAGCGAAACGAAAAATGTACAAAAAATCATCGACCTATCAAATGGTATTTTTTGGGCAGTTCTACCATCTTTAATTTTCTTCTTGGTATTACCACTACTCCTGAAAAACGGCTTAAAGTTCACCCCGGCAATGATTATCTCTGCAATTACAATGTTCATCACATATAGTATATATATATTTGTACTTGCAAAATTCGGGATTAAAATCTGAAATTTTTTTCAATTTCATAATATAACACGGCATAGCCGGTTCGCTCGAAGCGTTATATGAAATACCAATCCCACTAAACCAACAAAAACGTGAAAATCTCATTGAAAAACAAAAGCAGCACGATTATTGCAAGTTTACTCGTGACCACTTTTTTCTTCCTTCATTATTTCGTATATCTGGACAACTTCGGCAATGATGTCCCTTTCTTACAAAGCTATACCGACCCACCATTTTCAATCCAGCAACTCACTTTGTGTAAAGAGAAATATCCAAGCTACTTTAATCCATTCCAAAAAGTCCAATACGGCTATCAAACATACGATCCTGTAACTGAAACTTATTCCGAATGCAATTTAACGGAAGAGGCGGAGTCGGTATTTACATCAAAAATGGTTGCAGACAATTGGAATCCGGAGGATTACTGGACCGGCTATGACACAGAAGGGTATATGCGACCACTCGCTGGTGGCGAATACGCAAACATTACGTTCTTCATAATTCAATATCTGATTATCGTTACTTTTATTTTTGTTCTATTTAAACCGGAAAAATCAAAACATTTATGAAAAAAGAAATTTCAAAATCCGAAGGATATGTTTGCCCAAAATGCTCATGCAACAATTATGAAGTTGATAGCATAAAAGTAATTAATGGAAACATCTTGAGCTTTAAAAAAGGACCGTCATTCAAATCAATGACGTGTTCGAAATGTAAATATACCGAATTTTACAAAGAATAAAGATTACACCTTCCTCACAAACTCCGACTTCAAATACATCTCGCCCATGCTATCTATTTTGCATGAAATATTATGACCGTTGTAATCCTCGATTAATTTTATGTTCTTCACCTTTGTTCCGGCTTTCACTCCGGATGAAGAGCCTTTCGCTTTCAGATCTTTGATCACCATTACACAATCGCCATCTTGAAGGACATTGCCATTTGAATCAATAACCCCCTTCGCTTGTGATTTCTCCTCAACCTCTTTTGCCAACGCGGACGGATTCCATTCGTGAGCACACTCAAGACAAACCCACAGAGCAACGTCTTGATACGTATTTTCGGAATTGCATTTCGGACACTTGTTTTCATTACTCATATTGGGATTTTTTAATTTTAATGAATTTATCTTATAAAAATTCCAGATTCTGTCAATAAGCGGAGGTAGCATCGTCCAGCACTTGGCGCACCACTTGAACTACTTCATAAGAAATGATACCATTCACTTCTTGAATTTCACACAACCAAATGCAACTCTCTCCGAGCTACGATTCACACAGTCCCGTCTTATATATTTCAAACTACATGGTAGGTGGATTCCAACGTGAACATGCCGAACTTGGACATCGCACAATGCAATTAGGAAGCGGTATTGAAGGCGTTCGAGAAGGAATAGTGGCAGTCGATCGACAAATCGATTCAAAATATTTAGAGTATTTGGAAAAAAACGGATTGTATAGTCCATCCACCGAGATTGTCGTAGTGAATAGCGATAACCCAACAATGGTAGGAAGACTTCTAGAGTCCGAAGAATCATTTGGAAAAATCCAAGCGGCATTAGCAAGAACAAGCGCGAAATTCATAAGGACATTTGGACATTCCGAAGTTGTACATAAACCTCACATGATTGGAGAATACAGAGATCTCGCAAGTCGACTGGGAATCCCTTTGATGTATAACCCAGAGATTGCATCATACCTAATGCGAAAAAGCCAATACAGAGAAACCGTTCAGAGATGGATAGACGAAGACGAGGAGATAAGTGAAATTCTGGAAATTCCAAAAGGAATCAATCACTTACAAATAGGACATGACAATAGAGAGAGAATTCGTGGATTCTTAGCGGAATGCAGATCCCAAAAGGTTATCATAAAAAAAGACATTGCTACTTTTAATCAAGGAAACAGAATTTGCACAAGAGAGGAATTGGAAAACGTTTTGCATTCTCAAGATGAATTTGACGCATTCCTTCAAAATACCTGTCGAATCGCAGAAGAAGATACGTTTTGCATTGAAGAGTATAGAGAACATGTCGGAACGCCAAGCAGTTATATAGAAGTTTCGCCAAATGGAGAAGTAGCCGTCAAAAGCATACAAGAACAGATATATGAATACGGCGCATTGGTCGGGTTCAAATATCCTTGCGATTACGACGCCAACACAATGGCAAAACTAAGAGATGCCAGTATGTTTTTAGGTCAAAAATTACACGAAGCGGGATATTGCGGAAATGCCGTTCCTGATTTTTGCATCCAACCAAACGGGGGCAAGTTAATACTAATGGAAATTAATATGCGTCGAGGAGGATCTTCGGTAGGACAAACCGTTGCCGCACGTTTACATGGAGAAGATCTGAAAGACATCTCTTACATCACTTCAACCATTCGTCTTGCAGCAGGAACAGCCATCCACGATATAGTTAAAGCATTAGCCAATACAGCCTATAGTCCGTCGAGCAAAGAAGGAATAATATTCGCCGAAGGAATCCGACTGCCTCAAACAGGGCTAGGAACACTGGTCGCAATGAAATGCAACAAAAGCATCATAAAAACTAGGAATTTATTATTCAGAGGCAAAGCCAATCTAGGTCCGCATTTAAACAATCCATTGATTTATACAAAACCCCGAAAATAAAAAACAGTACCAACACTTAGCAGCTTTCATGGAAATTTCTGCTATAATTTGAACAATAGCCACTCCATTATAAAAACAAAAATGATAAACCGCATCAAAAACGATCTTAGTAAACGGCTTGAACAAGCCCAAAAAAGCCTCCGTACAAACAAAGAAGTCGGCATAAAAAAACTCGAACAGCTCGGCGACGACTTGATGTCGGCATTCGACCGCGCAATCAGCTCGGTGGATTTCAAAACAAACGTATTCGCCGAACTAAAAGCAAAACGCAAACAGTTAAAAAAA
>Ga0156673_111_pt2 | contig 19467 bp, 10 predicted proteins | sample RifOxyC2_FD_112003 | JGI IMG/M metagenome (GOLD analysis project Ga0156673, IMG submission 112003) | candidate division WOR-1 bacterium RIFOXYC2_FULL_41_25 | reverse complement strand
AAAGAATAACGCAGCGCCTAAGAGGCGCTGCTACGCGGGGTACCTAAATAGTTACGCTTATTTGGGGATAGCTTTTGAGGTTTAAAATATGTTTTGTCGACGAGAAAAATTGTTTTGCTCAGATTAGTTTTTCAGGATTAATTTGTCATGTTGGCCAGAGGGGTTTTGGGCAAATTTAAAGCCATTAAGACAGTGAATTTCTTGCTTAGAACCATCATGAATAATTTGGCGTACACCTAGTTGATAAAGCTGATCTAAGATTTTTTGTTGTGAGTGATCGTGTGTAGGTAGATCATAATTGCCTTTGGGTAGGTCAAAAATATCTTTAGTTAAGCTTTTTAATTTTTTGTCAGGGTTGTCGACAGTAAATATTTCTATCATTTATTTAGGCCGTTGGGCCTTGCCTTAGGTCAATGGTGAATTTGGTAACAGTTTCTGGGGTAGGGGTACTTAAAGCATGCTTAACACCAGCAATAACGGTATCTGGGTTCGTTGGCCTTGTTACTCCCACTCGGTGAAGGAAGAAGCGTTGCCAGATATTATCAACAGCTCGTGAGAACTGATTGATGGTTGGTCGCTCAGAACTTGTTACGACTAAATCGGTGATTGGGTGCCTGGCAATAGTTTCACGAATGATAAGATCTTGTTCTCGTTGTAGGTTATTGCCAATTAATACCTCAACTGTTTTGATGATTGCTGAAGCTAAGGTTTGGTTAGTGGCTGACGTAATATGGTTTTCTAGTGCCATTGTAATTGCTTCTGCTATATCTGGCAAGGAAACCGTCGGAGCTGTTCCTCCTGCAGACACAAAATCGGCATGCTCAACAATGTTGCGTACGTGTTGGGCCATCAGGCCAGGATATTGTGCTCTGATAGCATCAAGCATCACATCTTGTAAATCAAGATCTTTATCTTGAACTCCAGCCCGTAAAGCGTCTGCAACTTCATTTCTAATTGTTGTTACTGGGTGACAATTTGCTTGAGCTGGTAATTGAATCTGTTGCATAGCCATTTCCACGTGGTGGGCAATTTGTGGAGCAAGGGTTGCCATATCTGCTCTTGATCTGCGAATATGATCTGGAGATAGACCATAATTTTCCAGGTATTCGTCGCTACCATCTCCTTTGATTCTTAGTCCATCAACCAAACGAGCCTCTTTCGGATTGGCAAACATTGGTACGGTGAAAACTTTTTGTCGACCACCACCAGCAATTGGGCGTTTACCTAAAACAGCTATTGGTTCTGTGACAACAATATCTGGATCTTCCAGGTCTTGTTTAACCCCGTGCATAAAGCAAGCTGGCAGGTTAGGATCTTTTTCAATGCTTATTTGAAATAGCCCGACTTTTTCTGGATCAACACTATTGCCCTCTTTCGTGGTCATTCTGCGGTTTATACCGCGAGAAAAGTTAATAGGTAGAACATGTCCTTGAGTTAAGCCAAACTGCCTAAGAACAGTAGCTTGTTGTTGTTCTGTTAGGGCGATCGGGGTCTCTTGCTCATCAGCCAGTTTTTGAATAGCCGTTGAAAGTTGTTCTCCTACTTCATTGGCCAGAGCGGTGCAAACATATTTTAAAACTACATTGTGACTGCCAATTCTAATCTTATATTCACCTTTACCCTGATCTTTAATTTCTTTTAATGCCCTAATAACTTCATCTGGAGTAGATTCTTTGCTAGTTGGGTGGATGATTGAGCGCATGACAACACTATTAGTGACAACAGCATTATGAGCAATAGAGACAGGTTCTTTAGCATTGATTACTATACCAGTTTTTTCATCAACGGTACAACCAATGGTTGAGTCTTCTAATGTTGTATCAGCGGCAACAACTGAAACGTTGCCAAAATGAACATTACGGAAATTACAACTTTCAAAATCAGGACCAATTCTGTAAATAGAGGTTCCATCATTATCTTTTTGTACTGGAAAGCTGTCTTTGTAACTTCGAAGAGCTAATCTTTTTATCACAGTAAGAATATCGCTAGAAACATTACTTTCAAGCTCTTTTGCGATTTTCGCAAAAGCTGGGTCTCCCCCTAACAAAGGCAGCTCTCTATTATGTCGATTAAAAGAACAGCCTTCCATTACTAGACTAGGATCATATTCGTGTCTTAGTAGTTCGTTAACCCTGATAGTTTGTTCTATTACTCTGGCCGTATCTCCAACCTCTCTGGCTACATCTGCGGCAGAAGATATCGGAATATTGCCATGGTTAGTCATATTCCAAACATGTTTCCATGTTTCTAAGTTTGATCGACTGAGAGAGCCAAAATTACGAGCCATATCAAGTTTGGCAGCAGCTAACATGCTGAGATTGCCAAAGTCACAAGCTGCTGGCCAGTTAAGATTAACAAAACCAAATCTAGGCTGCATCACGTTTCCATCACGATAAAAGGCTCGATTCAAAATGCGGAAAAACTGCTGCTTATTAGTATCTTCTGGTAGAACCCCAACTAAATTAGGGGATAATTTTTTAAGAAATTCTGCTTCGTCTCCCTCTGCTGAGGTGACAGCAAAAGTTGTCCCAAAAAAGTCTGGTTCAGCTATTAAATGAAAAGGTTGCCCACTGCTGGTTTTAATATCCATGATAGGAGTGTAATCCCCAATAAAACTTGGTTTTGCTAGTATATAATACCAGTTACAGAATAACTCAATGGCGCTTTCGTCAACTCGTACACCCATTTTTCTCAATTTATTAACCATCTTAGCTCTGGTAGCGATAGCACCCTCTTTTTCTGTGGTCGTATAAATATGACGACCAGTAGTAGGATCAACATAAAAGGCACCCATACCAAGCTGTTGGCTGGCAAGCTCAGAAACGATACTTGATTCGTAAGGAGAACCGATAAATAAAACATCCGGTAGCTCGTCATAAGGGACATCTCTTAGTGCCATGCCAAGATAACTTGGTTCGCCGTGGCCAAGGGTGCGTTGGTCGTTGGGAGTTAATGCATAAAAGCCAATTGGCTCTATACCTAGAGAATTTAATTTGTCTAACCAGTAAAATAAATTAGCAGCAGTAAAAGTGGCAAAATTGCGTTCTGCGCCTTGGGGTAAATTAGCTTTTTGTCTTTCTGCGCCAAAAGCTCGTGAAGCAACGCCACCCCCCAACATTAGGGCCCGAATCCCCATTTCTACCATAAAAAGCAAGGCTTGAGCAGTTGCGCCGGTATTTTGTACTGCGCCCATTCCCCAAGGAGCTCCCCAACCTGTTAGTAGAGGAACGACTTCCAAACCCGGATGAGCATTAGAGACAACTTGCATTTCATCATGAGTTATGCCAGGGCTGTAAGCTGTAGCAATAGTGTGCATGCCTAGTTTTTCTCTTACAATTTTATTTTGGGCTACAGCTCGCTGTTGTTCAATGCTGTATCTGTTGCCTTCATAAATTTCAACGGTTGCGCTGTCTCCGGTCCCTTCAACATAAATAGAAACAACGCCAGCAGCTCTGAGATCAGCATCTACACCCAAATGATTTTCTGGAATAGGGCGGCCTTTGCCTCTTGCTACTTCAACTAATTTTGTTTTGGGTGTTCCCCCTAAACGAGCTAATTGTTTCCTAGCTATTTTTGTTTTTAATAAAGCCCTAATTCTGTCTTCGTTTTCTTTCAATCTTCCAGCTTCAGTAGTAAAAACCCTTACAATTTTCATGGGAGTTATCCTCCTCGCCTTCCGCCGCGAACAGAATGACGCAACCTATCAGTATTAGTAACACCATTGTTAGCTGTTAAAATTCTTTCTAAAAGATCGTATTCGTGTCTGGCTGCTGTGGCACGATCAACCTGTGGACGGTACTTAGCTAAATTGTCCCTTCTTGCCTGAGCTTCCCCAGGGGAAAGAGGCGCTGCTTTTTCTGGTGGGACAGGATAGCCTCTCTTAATCGATAATGTTGGTCGATAATCACCTGAACCAGCTAAATCTCCTCTTAGTGGTAGTGTAAAAACCGAGGACCCGCCTTTAATTTCTATTGCGCCATGTCCCCAAGTGCGATTATCAAAATGAGCGGCATAAAGACCAACTCGACCACCGGCTCCAGGAGAGGTAATAGAATCTGCCACAGAAAGATCAGACCAGAAAACAATTAAGGGGCCAACATTGCGTACATATTGAGTAGCACTTAATCTAGCAGCCACTGCGTAGGCTGGGCCAACCTGATCAACTGAGCCTGAGAGATGGCTGTCAAGAACAAATTGTGTGCCATCCCTTCTCATCTCTCCCCAGGTTCTTGGGGAAAGTTTTTTGCGACCAAGATACTGGCTTGATTTTAGTCTTTGCCAGGTGCCTGGACCACTAGCCACTTCTTCTGTACCAAAAAGGGAACGATGAACAACTCGATCATAAAGAGGAATTCCTAAGAAAGTTCTAGCCTTGGCCCAGTTATCAAAATTCTCACGGTGATTTGGAGAAATTGCTGCTTCAATTAAGCCAGTTAGAACGGCATCGCCAGGAACAAGTTGTCCTGCTGGGTTGGTATGATCTGTTAAGGGAATTACATCTGAGGTTTTCCCTAGATCAAGGGCATGGATTTTTTCGTCAATATGGCGATCTTCAGCTTCAAGGACTTTGATTAAGGCAGCGTGGATTTTATCTATTTGGTCATCTTCTAATTCGGTCTTTTTCTGTTTAAATAATTTTCTAAATTTATCTTTATCAGTTGTAAATTTGGGGAGGATCGTGTTATCTGGACACAAAAAGCCACGCTTTCTCAGTTCTGCTGCAACATCAACTTGAGGACGAACTCCTCCAATTGTCAGTGGCTGATTAGCTCTAACTTGCAATGAGGGCAGATCTGTTGGAGCAACTTTAACATAACTAAAAAGGCCCCGAGCTTTATAACGTCCAGAGCCCCTGACCATTTCGTAAAATTCTTGCAGGAAGTCCAGCACGAGAACCTCTTTAGCTCCTGGTGCTACCTTATTAACAAAGCCGGCAATATCAAAGCCTCGGTCTGATGAGGTTAAAGCTAATAAAATAAAGGCCATATTAAGTAGATCATCGTTTTGGCGTAGGGCTTTGGTTTGTTCAAAGCCATAAAGGTTGTAGTATTGACGCCTTAAAAACCTAAGCATTATATCTAAGCGGCCGGTAAATTTCTTGTGGCCCAAAAATCCAGGCAAAACTTCCATGTAGCGATATTCTGTAGCCAGATCTTTTTGTTTTATCGTCTTAGCACAAGTTATTAGCTCAGCTCGTTCTGCTTCGGTGATGAAGGGTTCTTCTAGTTTCTCCATTCTGCTACGGCGGGAATCTTGTGATTCCTCTAATTCTCTTAGACGAATTATTTGAATATCAGTGCGTTTTTCCGTATCTTGCAAACTGGTTAATTCAGCTTCTTCCTTTTCTAAATTATCTAATTCAGCTTGCTCTGCATTAGGACGAACCCTTTTGTCGGCAACTTCCAGGAGCGAATCCCTGAGTTCTAGGCCAGTGATTCGATGAGCAAACTTAGCTGCTCGTTTAACGCCTAAATTGTCTTCAACTTTTGCCCAGGTCTTCTGGCTCATAGGATATTTAATTCTGCCGGTAATAGGATCAACCAGGACTTTAGCTACCAGGCTGGAATGAGGGGCCTCTTCGGCATTATCTGCTGGCCGATCAATGGGTCGGGCAAATAAGATTAGCGGGGGAGTTAAAGACCCTTCTCCAGGAGTAGTTGCATCAAGCAACCAGCGGTTACCAAGCATCGGTTTGCCAAAAACATCTACTACTAATGTTGTTCCGTTAAAGCACATAAAAGGGTCATATTGTTCTTGGGCTTCAGCACTTAAGTGTGATTGAATTACTAGGCCTTGTTCATAAACTAAATCCCAGCCGCGTTTAATGCCATTAATATCTGTGCCTAAAACAGAACCGCCAGCCAGCATGTTGCCATAGCTATTGGGTAGGGATCTATTTTGGATAGCCATGGAATGTTTTCCATTTCTAATGTTTCTAGCTGCAGCCAAAATAATATCTAATTCTCCTTCAATTTCTGTAAGCTCACCACTGGCAGTATCTCTCATTAATGGTGGACCAGCATAGAAAGATTCGTAGCCACCGGGTCTAGGCATTAAAGTAGTATTAAAGGAAGAAACTTGGGCGTTTTCTGCAACTGGGAAATACCCTGTTAAAGGAATTGTGGCAGGCATAAGACTAGCACTTTGACCAGCAGTAATATATTCTTCCACATAGTGACGTAGAGGAAAAAAACCTTCTCTGTTTTTCCAGCCTAAGATAGTTACTCTGGGTGTGCCAAATAAATCGCGGTGGTGAGGAGTGCAGTCAACAACAGCCAAAGCATCTGTTGTCCAAAGGGAGAGGTCTCTTCTGTCTCTGTTATATAAGTGCCCTTGAACAAATCTTACTTCACTTCCGCTTGAGGTAACTTCCACAGCACCAACGCCAAGGGCTTTTAAGTTTTCTACGGCAGCATCAATGTCTGGGTTATGCTCTAATTGTTCTAGGTGAGCATAACCGTGAAACCTAGAATTGGTAGTATTGCCGATCTGTTGAGCGCCTAAGGCCTGGGCAACTTGACGACCATATTTCTTAGCATCACTACGATTAATTCGGTGCCAGCCAGAAGTGATGTGTCTATTGTTAACGTATAAAATAATTGCCATGATATCTATCCCTCTCATATATATATCGACACATTTGGGTAAAAATTTCACCCAATTAAAAAATTTGGAACAGGGGCAAAATCAGGAGTTATTCAGGGAGGGAGACGTCGAGAGTTAAACCAAAAGCAGTCGTGTCAAAGCCCCAGGGCAATGGGGAGCTGTTAGGATAGTTTTGATAATTATTAAGCAGTTGGGAATCGCGCAATAAATTGTGTTTAATATCAAATCCTAAATCAAGCCTGGTCGGGCCAACTAAAAGTCCCAGTCCCACGTTGGCTTGATGGCTCTGCTGATTAAGGGGATAAAAATGATCAAGCTGCGGCTGATATCTATAACTATAGCCGGCAGAGATATCCTGTACGGTGAAATCAAAAATCCACCAGTTAACTTGTTTATTAACAACTAAACTTGTACTGCCACCAACTTGATGGCTGGTTGTGGTTAGCCAGTCTGCCAAGCTTCTTGAGCCATGTATATATTGTAAAGAAGTTCCTTTAAAGCGCCACATGGTTGGCAAAGTTAATTTAACGTCAATATCACGGCCGGAAAGATCTTTTTTAAATTCTAATGGTTCGTTGGTTTGCAGGTCTTGTCCATTTGGTAGGCCCCTGGAACCGGCAAAAACTTCTGTGTGTTGATAGGTTAGCATGGGGACTCTGGCTCCAGCCATAAGTTGTGGCGATCCCAAAACAAGTTTTAACCTTGCTTGGGGATATAGTCCGGAGGTTTTAATGGCATAGCCCAATTTTTCTTGGTCGTAATCTATTTGCTGAAGCGTTAAACCAAAAGAAGCAGAAAAGCCCAACCACTCTAGTGGTTGAGAAATTAGGCCTAATTTTAGGGGAACCGAGTGGGTTAGTGCCTGCGGGTTACCCGGAGTTGAGTAGGGATTCCAATTACTCTCTAAGTTGTAATCAGCAGAGAAAAAGGGATTGGCATATTTTGTCGGTTGCCATCTGACGTTGCCACCCAGTTCAAGTGTTAGGTTGGCCATGATATCTTTTGTGTCTTCGCCGCTAGAATAAAGGGTAAGAGCCAGGTCAACATCAGGGGTCAAGCTTAGTGCCTTATTTAAAATGTCGTAGCCTCGGCGGTTTTCTCCCAAGCCAAGCCCCAAGGTTAAATATGGGGTTTGTTGGTAAAGACGGCTTAATTGTTCATAAGGAGTATTGTTTAGGTATTGAGTTGCATTAGCATCAAATTGTGGGCCAAGGCCGATATAGAGAGTGAACCGTGGGTCAAGGGAACGACTGAACCGGCGGGCAAGATCCTGCCAGTCAGTTAATGGTTTCGTGGAAGGCTTTATCCCATTTTTCTTTTGAAAGGCTTTTTTGCTGACAACTTCAAGATTAAAGGTAACCGGTTTAGTAAAATCCTTGCTGTCTTGATCATATAGCCTTAAGGTGTAGTGGCCGGGGTTAGCCCCAACTTCCTGGATATCAAACTTGAGGCTTTTACCGTCTTCAGCAACACTGTTGGGCATCTGGTTACGGCCATCTATTATTAGGGCCTCCGCCAGTTCTGTCATGACCGGGCCATTATTAGAGCCCAAGACTTGTTCAATCCCGGCTACAAAGCCGGCCATTTGAAGGTTTTCACCGGTGATAACAATAGTTACCTTGCTGTCTTGGACGATCCGGTTTGGCTTGACCACGTTTATTTTAGGGACACAAGGGCCGGTCGGGTTTTGTGCTTCGGCAATTCCACCCAAAAGGAGCTTGAGGGTTGCTTTAAGATCGCCGTTTTGTTTATAAACGGCCGCTAACTTGTTCTTTGTCTGGGGGCTTAAGAGTTGCGAGCTTAAGCCGCTGTCTTTTTCTGTTTTAATAATATGATCGAGACAGCCTTTTATGCCCTGGCCATTGAAAAGTGGTTTTTTTAACTCTTTTATCTTGTCTGCTGGCAATTCTATGCGATTAAAATAATCCGGATCCAGGGAGTTTATTAAGGCGATGATCTTTCTTCTGGCAGCTTCATTTTCAGGGCTAACAGCGTCGAGGGCAGCCATTAATTTGCCTCGCCGGACATTCCCACTTATTTCCATTTCTGGCTTGGTTTTCGATGGCAGACTATCAGCGACTTCGGCTAGTTTGGTTTCCAGTTCGGTGAGAATGAAGTAGGCAGCTAAAATATTTATTTCTTCTGCGGGGGTACTACCGAGTTGTTGGCAGTAAGTGACCTTTTCTTTGGCCTCAACAGTCCCATTTTTGTTGGAAACATAGTAAAGCCCGGCTTGTTCAAAAGCCCCGGCCACTGTAGTAAAATCTGTCATAACTTGCTACCTCTTGGGAGTCTCTTATTTAGTAAATTAAGATATCAGTTTGTTTTGGCACCGATGGTTTGTTCCAGCTGTCATAAACGATTACTTTAATAGTTGGTTTCCCTGTGTTTTTATATGTGTGAGGGATGTTTTGCAATTCGCTGGAGGTAAAGCCGTTAGTTTGATCGCTGGCTTTGATCTCTTCAATATTGCCATCACCCCAATCAATGGAAACTTTAACCAGCTTTGACCAGGACGAAGCTTTGCTAGTGGAAAGATCCATGTAGACTATTGATCCTTTGGCGGCGTTGTTTGCAATTTGCGGATTGGCGGTTGGGGCAACATAAGGATCTGATGCCCTGACAGTTAAATACTGAAGGTCATCTGAATTATAAACTGTGGTGGTACCGTTTTTACCTGTCACACTAGCCTTGATAGTGTATTGCCGATCCTCGGGTGTTTTTGGGAAAGTTACCGTGAGCTGGTTGCCGCCACTGCCGTATTTTTTTGTTACGGTGGTAAATGTTTTTGTGGTACCATTTTCGATATAGGTAATGGTCCAGGTTACATCTGCGGCCAAATCTTCTGCCCGACTTTTATCTAATGCCAGACTGATAGTTGTTGAGGTGTTATCATAAACTGTTTGACCGATTAGGTTGATAGTTGCTTTAGCTGTGGGGAAGAGGTAGATAGGTAAGGGAACTGTTTCAACTAACGAAGTGGTTAAACCACTGCAAACAGCTGTAACCTTGGCATGATAAAGGTAGTTAACCATGGCATTAGTAGTAAAAGTATATACGCCTGGGTTGCCAGAGAAAGTTGAAGTTGGCGTAGCAGAACTAGCGCTATATCCCGGTGGGGTGGTAAATGCGTTTTGATTGTTATCAAGTATGTTATAAGAATAGGTACAGCTGCTGGTACCAGGAACACTTGGGAAAATAGTTACTTGTCTAAAGGCATAAGATTCGTTCCCTTTATAGTAGTCAAAGAGCACTTTTAGGGTTGGGGTTTGCACAGAAGTTGCCGGTTGAACATTGATAACCGTGCTATAGGGTTGAGTTGTGTAAGCAGGGGTTGTTGAGTCGTATTTGTTATAACCTTTAGCAACAACTTCCAGCTTATAGGTCATTTCTTGCAGCGCTCCCGATGGCGGAGTAAAGACAAAACCGTCTTTACAGGGGACATCTGTTTTAACGGTATCTTTGGTTATCGGGTTCCCTTTACCGTCGGGCTTATAGAGGGTGAAGTCGCACTTGGCGCTGGTTTCTTCTTCTCCCACAGACCGGTCGGTTGGAATTAATAAAGGATAATAGGTTCCTGCTGAACCGCCGCTCTTAGGATATTTATCTCCTGTAAATGAGATAACAGGCTTAGAAAAAGCGTAAATAGTTAAACCGTTGCTAAGTGTCTTATCAATTCCGATTGCTGGTAAGCCATCGCCGGAAATCATCACAGAAACCTGGTACCAGCCATCGGTTAAAGGGATAAAAGAATAGTTATTGGTAGAAGTTGTTGGGGTTTTGCCCGAGCTATCTTTGATTTGTTTGCCGTTACCATCGGTAATTACCCAGGTATAAGTATATTTGCCGTTTGCAACCGGTTGTTTGAAAGCGGCTGTTATGGCAACTAGCCTTCGGGCAATATAACCATCATTTGATTTGGTGGTGATGTTAAGATCGTAGTTTGATTTTTCCACATAAAAAGGGAGTTCAACCCTTAGAATTTCTTCGGCGCTATATCTGGTGTCTTTGACGTAGATGTTGGCACTTTGTTTGCCAATGGTGCTAAAGGTAAAGGTGTCACAATACTGTTTTTTTGTTTCATCGTAAGTTAGGTTGCTGGACTTGGTGCTGGCGGCTTCAATCCTAACTTCCGTATTTGTTTTATAGTCTGTGCTGTCATCACAGAGTTGGAATTGTGCCGGAATGCAAAGCTTTACTTCGGCGCCCTGTTTAACATTAACGCCTCCAGGTAAATAATCAGTGGCAGCCGCTTCGTAAGAAACATTGTTAATCAGGATTTTTGGTTTAGGATATTGAGTGCACTGGCTGGCAACGGAGTTGCTATAAGAAAAGTTTGGTTTACTGGTGCTTCTGATCCAACTTTTGGTTTCTCCGAAAGACCCCTTTAATTTCCAGCCAATATGACTTGGTTCCGCCTTAAAAATATGCGCAACCATAACTTGCAAACGACCGTCTTTGTTCTCAATAACTACATAGCCGTTATTAGTGCTCAATTTTTGCTTAATAATACTAGCTTTATTGGGGTCTTCAGAATTAACCCTATTTTTACTAAGATCAAGGGTGAGGTAAGATAGCCCGTTAAAATCGCTGCCGTCATTGAAATCCCAATACATAGTGAGGTTTTGGTTGGATTGCAAAGTACATTCTTGAATGCCGCTTTGCGACATTACAGCTAAAGTCTTGCCAATATAAACAGTAGTTTTGTTGTTTTCTAAGTAGTCTGTAATAAAAACAGGTGAAGTATTGCCAGCTGGTTCTGGTTGACCATCAACCCCAGTTTGGCTACAACGATCAGTGCCTGGTGCATCACCACCACAACCTGTGGCTCTGGTTGTTGAAGTTGAACCATTCCAAATTCTTGATCCTAAATCTAAAACATAATCTCCTATTCCCATTTTATTCACTCCTTTCTGTTGTTGGTGCGACTTGTTTTCCCAGTCTTCTTAATCCTGTTCTGTCTGTTAGAAGAGCATCAATTCCCAGGGCAATAGGAAGTAGATATTTTGCTCCTGGCAGAGTTGCGGTTAAAACATTTGTTGCCGTAGCTATTGTTCCAGCAATGGCAATAATATTGCCCGCATGATTATAAATTTTCCCTTTAATTGTTTTTCCTGAACTCAAGCGTAGAGAAGCAAGAAAAGTAATTAGTGGGTAAGATAGAGCCGCAAGCATGTGCATGCCTTCGCCATTAGTGCCTTGACCATTTACTCCAGCCACAAGGGCAAAGAAAATCATTAGTGATATAGCTCGGGAACGACTTTGTTTTAGTTGTTGAATCCTTGGTGATTGTATTTGTCGTTCGGCAACTTTCATCTCTTAACTCCTTTTATCTGTCTAATGAATAAGTCTTATTACTCTTCTTAGGCCCTCTCATGCCTTCTTCCTATATATATATCGTCAAAAAGTGGGGGAAATTTCAGCTAATTTTTCGAATGCGTAATTTGATCGGTGCAAGGTTCTTCCGTCGGGTGTTTTTTACTTTTCTCTTCACCGCAGATTACTAATTGGGAGGGGGTGTTTGTCGACGACTATTTATGTAGTTCTTGGCAAGATATAGACCATGAAGGCCTACGGCAATGGGGAGGGTGTATTTTATGCTGGGTAAATGGTTTGTTAATGTATTTACTCCTGTGGCTAGAAGTCCGGTTACTGCCAGAGTGTCGCCAACAGCATGGTAGATCTTTTGCTTAATAGTATCGCCAGCGCTTAAGCGTATACAAGTAAGAATTAAAAATAGCGGATAAACTAGGGCTGTTTGGAGATGGCGATCGTCCTGTCCATTAAATCCGGCTAGGAGAATAAGAAAAAACATCGCTTGAAAGCATTTAGCCCGAAATTGTTCTCTGGTTTGAATTCTGTCCAAAAACCCCGGGTTGCTTATTTTCATGACAAGGTTTTCCTTGTTATAATCGTGGCTAGTTTATTGTAAACTTCAATTCCTAGTGCTAGCGCAACTCCCCATTTCAAGACGAGATAACCAGATAGGCAGTTGATTCCTAATGAGATTACCCCGGTGTTGCCGGCAACTCGGCCAACGGGCTTTCGGGGATTGCTAAAAAAGGTCATCAGCGTCACTATTATCAGGGGGGCATAGCTGTTTATATTTTGGGCTGCGAGTGTAAGGCCTATTATCCCTGCCATCATTTGCCAGCGTTGTTTTCTGGCTGATACGAAGTTATTAAATTTATTTTTTAGGCTATTTTTATTGGCTGATGATTTCACTGTTGCTGTAGTTGTCGCTTGTTCTTGCTTGTGGTCTAGGGTAATGAAGGATAACACCCAAAGAGGGACAGCTCCGAGGATAAAAAGATCAGCAAGGTTGAAAAATACCTGTAAGTTTTCCGGCAGTAGTGAACTTTTGACAATATCTATCACAAATGAGTGGGTTAGACGATCGGTTATATTGCCGACTAATCCTGCCATTCCTAGGGCTATAGCAGTTTTAGCCGCCAGCAAGGTGCTGGCAGATTTGGTCAGATGTTTGGAGAAACCGTAAAGTAATGATCCCCCGCCTAAAATTATTGACAACGAGATAGTTTCAAAACTGTTGGTGCTCATAATGTCGGTTAAAAATGAGGGACGGGAATCAAGCCCATAAGTTCCAAGGTAATTAGGCATGTTGCCAAACCAGAGGTTTTCTGTCACTTTGACTTCTTGTCCTTTTTCGAGAGAAAAATAAGCCAGGTATTTGCTGGCTTTATCCAGTGTAAAGGCAACTAGGCCTGTGGCTGCCGGTGGCGATTTTATTTTTTGTATAACTTTAGCAACTGGTTTTTTTGCTTCTTGCCATATTAATTTGATTGGTCTTATTGTTAGACTCATATTAGGACTCCCAAATATATATCGTCAAAAAGTGGCGAAAATTTCGGTTTGTTTATTTATAATTGTAAGTTGTTTTTTTGCGCCCCCTCTCCATTAAAAATCGAGAGGGGGAGGGGACTTTAATGATGATGGGGGTGAGGATTTTAATTGGGGAATAAGGGTCTTAGGGATTTAAACAAAAAAAGGGAGCACCGCCATCCCTGCCTGCCGGCAGGCAGGTGCAATAGAGCGCCCCCTTTTTGAGTAATTAGTATTTAGTGTGAGTCTTTAGTAGTTAGCAGAGAACTAATTACTAAGTACTCACACTAACAACTAACGACTTACAACTTACAACTGTTTATAATGAAGCCCTGATTTGTGGACGAACAGGTACGGTTTCTTTTTGAAAACCTTTTTCCCAGGTATAAAGATCTTTAATCTTGCCGCCAGCCAGTTGAGTTTTAGACAACATCTGAACAGCTTGAGAACGGGCCAAGTCTGTTTTAGCTTCCAGCTGATTCTTTTCTACAAAGGGGAGCATGCCAGCCTCTTTAGCTGCTTGCACGTATTTGGCTCCCCAGTGAGTAGTAGAGATATCCCAATATGGTTTCTCAACTACTTCGGCTAAGCGCAAGTTGTCAAAACGAGCCATAACGGCAACGCCTTCAACTTTATTGATTTTATTGTTGGCGCGGAAGGTTCCATCAGGATAGCCTTTTACCAGGCCGGCTGTTTTAGCGACTTCAATATATTTGGCGGCCCAGAAACTGGGTTTAATATCCTTGAAAACCTGGTTGGCTTCACCTTCTGGAATCTTTAAGCCTTTGGCGCGGACCAGGAGGGTAGCCAGCTCTGCTCGAGTTAGGGCGCGTTCTGGACGGAAGGTTCCATCCGGATAGCCTTCAACCAAACCGACTGTACCGGTGTTTTCAATTGGGTTTACTGCCCAATAACCTTCGGGGACGTCGGCAAAATTGACTAAGCGAACTATTTTTATGTCTCTGCTTGTGAGAGTCCCCAAAGAGTCTGAGGCTTCCACGAGGATCAGTTTTTTACCCACCTTTTCGACAGGGATCTCGGCAGAAAAAGTTAGGTCTTCTTTAACCGGGATGCTGATACCATTAGCTTTTACGGTGATTATGCCGGTGGCATCCTTGTCTTCATCTCCTTTGTCGACGATAACTTTGCCTGAAACGGTGATGTTATCTTCACGAATAATACTTTTATTAATTGGTTGGTCAATTTGGACCCGCAAGGACCTTTGTCTTGCCTCTCCCAGATAAGCCAAGGAGAAGAAGTGGGAAGTATTTTCGCCAATAGAAGAGTAAGGATGGTAGGCGTAATTAAATTCAATGCCACCAAACCTAACGCCTAAACCGGCAGTGATCTCATTGTTATCGGAACCGACCCTTAGGGCTAGGTTGGGGTTGGGCCAGAATTCAAGACCGGCATGAAGCAGGTCGGGCCGGTTATTAGCCGTTAAATCATAATCAACATTAGCATACAATTTTCTGGAACCATGCGAAGAGAAAGCTTCGCCATCTTTGCCTAACAAGCAAACCCTGGTGCCGAGCTTAATAGTATTAGAGATTTCTTCATTAACACCGCTATTTTTGCTGATCTTTGTGGGCAGAATATTTTGGGCTGTGGCTCCAACCATGATAGCGTTGGTAACAGGGGCAAGAAGAGAAAGATCCAGGTTGTAGCCTGAACCGGCGGCATTTTCAATGTCGGCATTGCCTGTGCCGCCAACACTAAAATATTTTACACTGCCGCCCACCAAAATATCTTTGGTTGTTTTGGGGAGAAGATTTCCGACTAAGGGAATTTCACTTAGATAAGTTCCGTAGGAAAGAAATAAAACTGTATTGCCCCAGCTGCCTATTCCTTCGGCCGATCCCGGGGCGCTTCTAAGGATAATGTCTCCGGTTCGAGAATTGATAATGCCGGCGCCAACGGCGCTTTTATTATTAAGGGGATAAGCGGCTCCTACAACCATATAGGTAACGTCATTAAGAAGAGACGTATACATGGTGCTTAATTTGGGGTTAGTAATACGGGCAATGCCGGCCGGGTTGGTAAAAACCGCGTCAGCATCTTCTGCCACGCCAACATAGGTAAGACCCATGCCGATTGAACGGGCACCAACACCAATTGACATCGGATCAGAGACAACCCCGCCCTCTACAGCGTATGTTGTGGAAGCGACAAATGACAAATGACCAAGGACCAATAAGACTCCAATAATTATTTTAATAGTGTTTTTGAACTTTAACCTTTGACCGTGCCTGCCGGCAGGCAGGTCTTTGGATTTTAGTAGCATTATCTCTCCTCCATATATATATCGTTACTTTCCGCTAATAATTTCATTATTTCTCAAATTCTACTTTTTAATTATTAAGAGTTTTCCTTTGGCAATTAATGTCTTGGTCTCTTCGTTGACAACCCTGACAATATAAGCGCCGTCGCCGACCAGCGTTGAATAATCATCGATGCCGTCCCAGGTCGCCGAACTGCCGGAAACAACCAGTTTCTTAGCCAGTCTTGCAGTCATATCGTAGATATAAATGCCGATGTTGGTGGAAGAGCCGGGATTAAAGGCGATAGTAACGCTGCTGCCGGCTGCCAATGGGTTGAATGGGTTTGGATATATAGTTGTATTGCCGCTGGCTGCTGCAGAGGCGGTTACTTCGTAGCCCAAAGTGTTTGATTCTTGAGCAATAAAACTTCCTGTGCTAATACCAACCTTAATTACTTTGACACTGTAGTTGCCTTTTCCGGCCAATCTAGGAACAATCAGCTCAATCGCTGTGCTGCTCCAGGAAAGTATTTCATTGACCTGGTAAGCCACTTTGGTTGTGCTGTTCTCAAGGAGGACAAGACTTTGTCCTTGACTGTCACCAAAGCCATGGCCAGAAATAGTAAACTTTGTTCCGGCTGGGCCAGAGGCAGGACTAATTGTGTCAACTACTACTTCTCCTGATGCCGTGCTGCCGCCGGTTCCGGCTATTGTGGCAACTAGGTCATCAAAGTATTGATAGTTGATAGTGGTGTCTTTAGTCTTATACTGGATCATATAACCGGTGACCTTTGACCAGTCGAAGATACCATCACCATTTGAATCAGCAGGGTTAAGGCTAAAGTCGGTAATATTTTTCTTGACTTCACCGTAAGTGCTGCCCAAACTAGTTAAGGTTGAGTTAGAAATGGTTGTATCAGTAACATCCAGATCACTTTCTATTATTCTGAGGACTGCCTCGTTGCTTGAGCCGTCCCAGAGGATGTTTACCGAAATTCCGGTTGCTTTGCTTAGATTAAGCTCGTTGGCCAGGGTAGCTCCCCAACCAGCGCCCCAGTTAGAAGTGTAAGAATAATTAATTCTCATACCACGGGCTCCGGTTTTAGCTGCAATCGATGTTGGGCCTTGACTGTTGATATTCGCACTTGTTGGTGTTATGCCATTTCCGGCAGTGTAGTATCCGGAAGTTGATAAGATTGATGAATAAGAACCGACTGAACCGCCTTCAAAGTCATCAAGATAGATCTTTTGACCGGTCACAGTGATCTTATCGAGGGCTTCAAGGGTGCCAACAATCACAGCAACATTGGTCTCTCCGCTAGGAATTCCGGAAGGGACTGCAACGGTAATTGAGGTGTCACTCCAGGCAGTTGGATTACCTAGGGTTGAAAGGCTAAAGCGGACTGCACTGGTTGATTCTTTAGTGGCACCAAAGTTTTTACCGGTAATCACTATGGTTTGACCAATTTCTGCTGGATCCGGCAGGATACTGATGATCTCTGGTGTTGTGGCAGTAACAGGTGCGGCAGTTACTGTTAGATTAACGGTAATAGTTTGAGGACTATTGCTTGCGTTACCGTCGCTAATAGTGATAGTTGCCGTATCGGTGCCAACAGACTCTGCGGAAGTGTTAAAGTTAATTGTCAGGGTTGTGTTTGCCCCTTGAGCCACAGTTCCTGATGCAGGGCTGACAGAGAGCCAGATCTTGTCGTCAGCCACAGTATAATTTAGGGTCGCATTGCCGGTATTACCAAGGGTAATTGTTTCGGCAGTGGCGTTTTGGCCCTGAATAACTGTTCTACTAACAGATGATTTGTCCAGGCTCATAGTCGCCTTATTTGGTGTTGTGGTGGTGAAATTAACCGCAGCTGCGAAGGCACTATCACCACTGGAGTTTCTAGCCAGGACTTTCCAGTAATAAGTTGTACTAGGAATCAGGCTAGAGGTATTAAGAGTAGTAGTTGTTCCCTCCAAAGTGGCGAGATTAGCGTTAGAATCTAGACCGATACTGAACAGGTAAGAAGTTGCTCCAGTCACAGCCTCCCAGGAAACAGTTGCCGAATTAGTCGTTATATTGGTTGTTAGCAATCCGGTTGGGACGCTAGGAATAGGCAGTGTAGGAGTAGCTTCTGCAGTAATGCTAGTTGCTGTATAGTTTGGTGCCTGATCGTGAGCAAAGGCAGCGTAATAATAAGTGGTTCCATTAACTATGCTTGTTGCATCAGAAGTAGAGGTGCCAGTGCCGTTATAAATAACAGTATCAGTGCCCACGGTTTGGCCGACGGTGTATGCCGTTCCCTTAACCGGTGTAAAGGTTGGGGCAGAGCCGGCGTTTCGAACAATTAGGAGGCCAGTAAAGCTGCCATCAACAGGGTTGATCCAAGCTAAGTCTACTTTGGCATTGCCAGGAGTAGCCGTAAAGCCGGTAGCTTGGGCTGGAGGATTGATAGTAATAGTTTCTGTTGATGTAAGGCCATTAACGGAAACAGTGACGTTGCCTGTAACAGCGCCATTAGGAATTTGCAGATCAATCTTGGCATTAGACCAGTAGTAAACGTTTGTTACTGCTTTATTGTTGGCAAAGGTAATTGTGCTGGATTCTTGAGAGCTGCCAAAATTATTACCAATGATAGAAATTACGTTGGTAGCTTTAGCTTCGGTGGTTGGTATTCCAGTCGCACTGGTTAGCTCAAATTGAGTAATGATCGGGGCATTGGTTAAAGTAGCAAAACTCACCGCAGATGAATAACTGCTAGGCCCACCAGCATTGACAGAGAGTACTTTCCAGTAGTAAGTGCTGTTGGCAGTTAAACCAGTTATTGTAGTAGAAGTACCAGAGACGGTAACAGTTGAGTCATTGGCCGCAGATGTTAAACCGTAACTGACTGTGTATGATGTTGCTCCAGTGGCAGCATTCCAAGAGACCTCAGCAGTAGTTTGAGCCACAGTGCCAGTAGTAGCCCCAGTAGGTGTTGCAGGAGCGGGGACTTGAGGCATGGCATTAACAGCTACAGCTGGAGTCGCATAGTTAGGACCCTGATCGTGAGCAAAGGCAGCGTAATAATAAGTGGTTCCATTAACTATGCTTGTTGCGTCAGAAGTAGAGGTGCCAGTGCCGTTATAAATAACAGTATCAGTGCCCACGGTTTGGCCGACGGTGTATGCCGTTCCCTTAACCGGTGTAAAGGTTGGAGCAGAGCCGGCGTTTCGAACAATTAGGAGGCCAGTAAAGCTGCCATCAACAGGGTTGATCCAAGCTAAGTCTACTTTGGCATTGCCAGCAGTAGCCGTAAAGCCGGTAGCTTGGGCTGGAGGATTGATGGTAATAGATTTTGTCCCTGATTTCCCATTGACAGTAACAGTAACGTTGCCTGTCTGAGCGCCGTTAGGGATTTGGATCTCTATCTTTTTATCACTCCAATACCAGTAGTTTGTAACAGCTTGACTGTTGTAGAAAGTAACAGTACTAGACTCTCTGGAAGCCCCAAAGTTCTCACCAATGATAGCGATACTATTGGTAGCTTGAGCAGAGGTGATAGTAGTGATAGGTGCAGTGGTAGTCTCAAAACTGCTGATGCTAGGGGTAGCATAGTCAACAATAATGGACAGAGCTTGAGAATCAGTATTGCTTAAGCTGTCAGTAACAGTAATGGTGAAAGATGCTGGTCCACCGGCAGCAGTAGGAGTACCAGAGAGTACGCCGGTAGAAGAATTTAGACTTAGCCAAGAAGGCAAGCCAGAAGCAGACCAGGTGAAAG